>CHCFC05602__coassemble_763_pt1 | contig 14275 bp, 10 predicted proteins | sample CHCFC05602__metabat2_low_PE_021 | metagenome-assembled genome bin CHCFC05602
GCCCAAAAGTGAACCGAAAAACCGCCAAAACCAATGGTTTTGGATTCCTTTGTCTTACCTAGTCTTTATCGGATTTGAGACATCTCCGAACAGAATTAGATTTTTATCATCTAATCCGTGGCTGGGCTATCAACGAAACTCTGCCTGCCGGTCTGTTAAAGGGAGACATGTTTCGTTAGGGCTCTCGCCGGGAGTCCGGCGTACAAGCGTTTTTGCCAAAGGCGAAAACCTTGGCGCAAGGGCGGATGAACCGCGCAGCCGTCGGCAGCTCTGCTGCCTTACGGATGCGGCGTACCCCTTGCGGGTACTCCGCCCGCGCAAGTAAAATTTTGAGGGGTCCCCGGACAGTCCGCAGGACTGGCTGGGGGGGATTCCAAAGGGGGCATTGCCCCCTTTGTGTCGTCGTGGGGGAGGGGTACATAGGGGAGGGACCTCATCGAAAGGGTCCCGCCCCTATGCGGCTTTTTGGTTACTTTTTGTCCGCACAAAAAGTAACCCGGGGTCCGGGGGCGGAGCCCCCGAAAAGGTAAAGGTACGGGGCTGAAAGCCCCGAGAGTAACGAGCTGCAGAGCAGTTCGCTCCGTGAAAAAATCTCAGAACCCCCATTTGTACCCATATCCCCATACAGTGTTGATATAGGTGGGATTTTGGGCGTTGTCCTCAATTTTCAGCCGCAGCCGGCGGATGTTCACGTCCACGATCTTCAGCTCCCCGAAGTAGTCCCGGCCCCAGACCATGTCCAGAATCTCCTCCCGGCTGAGGGCCTTCCCCGGGTTCTCCATGAACATCTTCATGATGGAGTACTCCACCTGGGTGAGCTTGATCCGCTGGCCGTTTTTTTCCAGAGTGCGGTTGCGGGTGTTGAGCAAAAAGGGCTCCTGGTAGATCTCCCCGGGCTGCTCCATGGGACCGCCGCCCCCGGCCCGGCGGTACAGGGCGTCCACCCGGGCGGTGAGCTCCGCAGGGGAGAAGGGCTTGGTCACATAGTCGTCGGCGCCGGTCATCAGCCCCGTCACCTTGTCCATCTCCTGGCTGCGGGCGGTGAGCATGATGATGCCGATGCGGGTGTTGGTGGCCCGGATCCTGCGGCAGACCTCAAAGCCGTCGATGCCCGGCAGCATAATGTCCAGCAGGGCCACCCGAATGTCGCTGTTGTCTTTCAGTTTTTCCAGAGCTTCCTCACCGGTTTCGGCCTCAATGACCTCATAGCCCGCCCGGGTCAGGTTGATGACGATAAAGCTGCGGATGCTGGACTCGTCTTCCAGCACCAGAACTTTTCTGGCCATGCAGATCCCCCATTCCGCCGCGATGCGCGGCTCATATATCAATAAAACGCAAACTTTCTTCCGCTTCGGGGGCGGCTTGCGCCCCCCGCCGGATCAGTTGTCCGTGGTGTTCCACTGGGCCAGAATAGGCCGGAACTGTCCGGCCAGGTCCTCCTGGTCCACTGCGAAGCGCCACTGGCTGTATGCCTCGGTAAAGTCCACCGCGTAGATGGTGTCTGGCTGGAGACGCAGAATGCTGCGCCCCGCCTTGGCGGCCCTGGCCTCCCGGTCGGAGCCCGTCAAGGTGTAGACAGTAAACAGCGCCTCGCCCACGCCTCCGTTATTGACGCTGTAGAAGGTGGTGGCCCGCTCGGTGGCGCTGGAGCTGTCCTGACGGACGGTGAAATGGGTGTCCCAGGCCTCCGGAATGAGAAGGTACCAGCTGTCCGACTGGTTGTGGTAGGTGATGGCCTGCTGGGTGGGCGTGCCGTCGGCGGCATAGCTGAACCAGTAGATCTTCCAATAGGTGTCTTCCCCGGCGGTGGAGAGAAGCTCGGCGGGCCGGGGAACCTCCGTAATGCCGTCGCCGTTGACGTCGGTGGGCTGGAGGTTCAGGAAGCGGGAGATCTGGGTGGATACGCCGGTGGAGCTGCTCAGGACGATGTTGGTCAGGTCCGGCTCCCGGTAGGTCAGGATGTCCGTCACCGCCCGGGAGGTCTCCTCCACGCCGGTGACCCGGCCGGTGACAAAAAGGGCCGTTTCCCCGCTCTCCAGGGTCCCCGTCTGCACCCACTGCAGCTCAGCGGGGGTGGTGGAGAGCCGGGCGCTGGAGCGCAGCTGCAGGCTGCCGCCGTCCCAGTCGTAGTAATCGGCCACGGTGCCGCCGCTCTCTGTCTCGTCGCTGCGCAGCACCACCAGCTCCATCACGTCGTCGCTGTCCAAATCAATGACCTCGTAGCGGGTATAGGCGGCGGACATGATCATCACCGGTTCCAGGTTCTCCAGGGCATAGGCCGCCATGGCCTGGACCTCGGTGCTGACCCGCCAGCTCACCAGGACCTCCTTGACCCCGTCGTGGTCCATGTCCTCATAGCGGATGCTGTGGATGGCGGTGCCGCTGCCCTCGATGACAGAGGCCTGGACGTAGGTGTCCTCCACAGCGCGGAAAATATAGATCTTCAGGGGCCGCTCGTCGCTGTTCTGGCGGAAAAAGGCCACGGCCTCCTCCACCCCGTCGCCGTCCAGGTCCTCCAGCTGCACGGGCTGGAGATTGGACCCGGCGGTGGGGGCGGCGTACTCCGCCCCGCTGGCCAGGATAGCGTCCATCTGGGCGCTGAGCTCCCGGTATTCGTCGGGGAGCTGCGGCAGGGTGTAGAGGTCCTCCACCGAGGCCGTCATCATGCAGCCGCTGAGCAGTACGGGCAGCGCCCCGGCCAGCAGCAGGAACAGTATGTGTTTCCACGGCCTCATTGGTCAAACCTCCTCTCTCCCGCGGGGCGGATCAAACCCCGCCGCGCTACCTTATAATGTATCACAAACCGCCGCCGTTTGGTAGCCCCTCTTTACCGATTCATAAAAGATTTACAAAGGGAACGCCTCTTGCCGGACAGTGCCCGCCGCCTGCCGGGGGTTCCTTGACAAACCCCGGACCGCCCGATATACTAAGACTGGCAAAATACTTTCATTTTCATACAGACCGGAAAGGAACCGCTATGTTTACCATTAAATTCATCATCGAGGGCGGGGACCCGGTGGTCATCTCCGCCAACGCCGGGGAGAAGCTGCTGGACGTGGCAAGGAAGGCCAACGTGGCCATCGACGCTCCCTGCTCCGGCAACGGGGTGTGCGGAAAGTGCCGGGTCCGTCTGGCCTCCGGCTACCTGGACGCCCCCATCAACCGCCACATTACCTCCGAGGAGTACGCCGCCGGCTGGCGCCTGGCCTGCCTGGCCCAGGTCAGCGGCGACGCGGAGATCGAGGTGCCGGACATCGCCTCCGCCTACCGCAACCGCATGAAGGTGGCGGATCTCAGCTCCCCGGAGGAGGTGGCTATCTTCGACAATCTCCGCCGGCAGCTCATGGAGGCGGGCTTCGCCTTCTCCAGCGACCTGAGCTTCCTGCCCGTGGAGCTGGCCGAGCCCACCCTGGCGGACACCATGCCGGACAACGAGCGGCTGCTGCGGGCGGTGGAGGCCGCCAGCGGCGTGCCCATGGAGCAGATCATCCTGCCCTACTGCGTGCTGCGGGACCTGAGCTGGGTGCTGCGGGAGAGCGAGTTCCACGTCAAGTGCGTGGTCTCCCGGGACGCCGACGGCCAGCGGCTGATGATCCGGGACGTGCTGCCGGCCGGCAACACCGAGCCTATCGTGGGCTTCGCCCTGGACCTGGGCACCACGTCCCTGGCGGGGCTGCTGGTGGACCTCCAGACCGGGAAGATCCTGGCCAAGGCCAGCGGCGGCAACGGCCAGATCCGCTACGGCGCCGACGTGATCAACCGCATCATCGAGTCCGACAAGCCCGGCGGCCGCCGCAGGCTCCAGGACGCGGTAGTCAAGGAGTCCATCATCCCCATGCTGGTGCAGATGTACCGCTCCGCGGGGGTCAACCCCCGGCGGATCTACCGCATGGTCCTGGCGGGGAACACCACCATGAACCACCTGCTGCTGGGACTCCACGCCGACCCCATCCGCATGGAGCCCTTCGTCCCCAGCTTTTTCCAGACCGACTACCTCTACGTCCGGGACATCGGGCTGAAGATGAACCCCCTGGCGGAGCTGATCGTGGCCCCCAACATCGGCAGCTACGTGGGCGGGGACATCACCGCCGGGACATTGGTGTCCATGATCTGGAACAGCCCGGAGATGAGCCTCTTCATCGACCTGGGCACCAACGGGGAGCTGGTCTTCGGCAACAACGAGTTCCTCATGTCCTGCGCCTGCTCCGCCGGTCCCGCCTTTGAGGGCGGCGACATCTCCTGCGGCATGCGGGCCACCGACGGGGCCGTGGAGGCCTGCACTATTGACAAGGAGACCATGGAGCCCACCCTCACCGTGGTGGGGGGCGGCGCCCCCGCGGGCATCTGCGGCAGCGGCATCATCGACGTTATCGCCGAGCTCTTCCGCTGCGGCATCATCAACGGCAAGGGCAAGTTCATTAGGGAGGGGGAGCGGGTCCTCCACGACGAGCACGGCATGGGCTCCTTTGTCCTGGCCTGGCAGAAGGATACCGGCGGGGTGAAGGACATCACCATCAACGAGGTGGACATCGACAACTTCATCCGGGCCAAGGGCGCTATCTTCTCCGCCACCCAGACCATGCTCCAGTCCCTGGGCTTCGACGCCTCGGTGATCGAGCGGGTGTACGTGGCCGGGGGCATCGGCAGCGGCATCAACATGAAGAACGCCGTGACCATCGGCATGTTCCCGGACATCCCCCTGGAGAACTTCCACTATATCGGCAACTCCTCCCAGGCCGGCGCCTACGCCATGCTTCTCAGCAGCCAGGCCCGGGAGAAGGTCTTCGAGCTGGGCCGGTCCATGACCTACCTGGAGCTGAGCAACGAGCCCGGCTACATGGACGCCTTCGTGGCCGCCTGCTTCCTGCCTCACACCGATTCTTCTCTCTTCCCCAGCGTGGACCTTTAATTGATAGGCGCAAAAGTGCCGGCTCCGTCATCCAAGACGGAGCCGGCACTTTTCAGTGGTGAAGACACGGGTTACACACAGTACAAAGCGATGCACACATATTGCAGGACGCTGCCCGCCAGCACGAACAGATGCCAGACAAAGTGCATATACCCCCGCTGGGACTTGTAGAACAGGATGCCCACGGTATAGGCCAGGCCGCCCCCCACCAGCAGGGCCAGCCCCAGGGGCGGCAGCGCCTGGATGATGGCCCGGAGGGCCACCACGATCAGCCACCCCATCAGGGCGTACAGGGCCATGGACACCTTGTCGAACCGCTTTAGGTCGATGGCGTTGAGGGTGATGCCGATCACCGCCAGGGTGGTGTTGGTCAGAAACAGCAGCCACCCGGTCCTGCCTCCCACCACCAGCAGGGACATGGGGATATAGGTCCCCAGGATCAGCACAAAGATGGAGCAGTGGTCCATGATCCGCAGCACCCGCTTTACCCGGGGGTCCCGTACCCCGTGGTATACCGCCGAGGCGGTGTAGAGCAGCACCAGGCTGACGCCGTAGGCCGTCAGACTGGCGGTGCGAAGGGCCGAGCCGGTCAGTGCGGCCTTTGTTACCAGGGGCACCGCCCCGGCCAGGGCCAACAGCGCCCCCAGGCCGTGGGAAATGGTATTGGCAATCTCCTCGCCCGCGGTCTGCGGCCGCTTGATCCTCTCCTTTGACATAAAGATCACCTCTTGCGAATATTAAAATCAAGTAATCTAATATTTAATATTAGTATATATCGCTTTGTTATTCCTGTCAAGTTGTTCCTGAAAATATTTTTTGTCGCAACGCATTGCATTTCATGGGGAAATGGTCTATACTGAAGAAAACAATTTCAGGAGGGACCTATGGAAAACGAGAGAGAGCTGGTGGACCAGCGGCTGGGACAGTGGGTGGCCTCCATGCAGGAGTTCCGCCTGCCGGACTGGGACAGCCTGCCCCAGTTGGAGCTGTACATGGATCAGGTCATCGTCCTGCTCAAGCGGTACCTGGGGCCTCTGAGCTGGGGAGGTGAGGAGAAGGCCATCACCGCCAGCATCATCAACAACTATGTGCGGCTGAAGGTCATGCCCCCGCCGGTGAAGAAGCGCTACGGCCGGGTCCACCTGGCCTGCCTCATCATCATCTGCATCCTCAAGCAGAACCTGAGCATCTCCAACATTCAGCGGATGCTGCCGGAGGACCACAGCGAGGAGGCGGTGCGGCGGCTGTACAACGACTTTGTGGAGCAGTACCACCTGGTGTCCGGAAAATTTGTCCACCACATGCAGGACCGTAACGCCCCGCTGATCGAGAGCGGCAGCCCCATCACCTCCGCCGCCATCATCTCCAATCTGTTCCAGGGCCTGACGGAGTATCTGCTCCAGCCGCCCCAGGAGCGGGAGCCGGGGAAGAAGAGCGAGTGAGCCGGCGCCCCGCCCCTCTATTCTTTGCCGTCCGACCAATAAAAATGACGGGAGATTCCACGAAAATGGGATCTCCCGTCATTTTATGGTTTATGGTTTTGTTATATCGCCCGGCTACTCCGGGCGGGACCGCAGCCCCTCCAGAGCCAGGACCGTGTCCACGTCCCGCAGCTCCTCGGCGGAGGCGGGGTACAGGAGCAGGGCCTCCGGGTGGGCCCGGATCACGGCGGAGCCCCCCCGGTCCCCCTCCAGGGCCAGGAGCTCGGGGAAAAATTTCCGGGGAAAAATACAGGGGTTGCCCCGCCGGCCGTCGCAGCCCAGAGCTACGATCCGGTCCGGGTGGTCCAGGAAGCGGCCCAGGGCCCCGGCCACCGTCTCCCGCCGCAGCAGCGGCTGGTCGGAGACCAGGAACATGGCCCCGTCCACACCCCCCAGGGCTGTGAGGCCCAGGCGGACGGTGTAGCTGGCGCCCCAGTCCGGGCGGTCGTTGACCACCACCTGGAACCCACGGCCCCGGGCCAGGGCCTCCACCTCCGGGTACTGGGTCACCACCACGGCGGCGCGGAGCATCTCCGCCGGCACCGCGTCCAGGGCCCGCCGGATCAGGCTCCGGCCCTCCAGCTCCGCCAGGAGCTTGTTGGAGCCGAACCGCGCCCCGTTCCCCGCCGCCATCACCACGCAGCCGACCCGCGGCGTCACGCCGTCACGCCTTTCCCAGGCGGCGGAGCATGGTCTTCTTCACCGCCCGGAGGATGTTCTCATAGCCGGTGCAGCGGCACAGGTGGCCGGAGAGGAGCTTGCGCAGCTCCTCGTCGGTGTACTCCTTCCCGCTCTCCAGGATCTCCACGGCGGTCATGATGAAGCCCGGGGTGCAGAAGCCGCACTGGATGGCGGCCTCGTCGATGAAGGCCTGCTGGATGTCGCTGAGCTCCCCGCCGGGGCCCATAAGGCCCTCCAGGGTGCGGATGTTCTTCCCGTCGGCCCAGGCCGCCAGGTACAGGCAGGAGTTGAAGCACTCCCCGTCGATGAGGACGTTGCAGGCCCCGCACTCCCCCACCTCGCAGCCCTTCTTTACGCTGGTCAGGCGGAAGTCGTTGCGGAGCATGTCCGTCAGGGAGGCGCGGACGTCCACCATCTTCTCCACGGCCTTGCCGTTGATGGTGCAGCGGATCAGCTTGTATTGGCTGTTCATGCGATCACACCTCCCGCCAGTTTGATGGACTCCGCCAGGCACCGCCGCGCCATCTCCCCGGCGATGTGCTCCCGGAAGGCCTTGCTGGCCCGCCAGCTGTCCCGGGGGTGGATGTCCTCCAGGGCTCCGGCGGCGAAGGCGTCCAGGGTCTCCGGCGTCAGAGGCTTTCCCTGGACAGCGGCCTCGGCGGAGGGGGCCCGCATGGGGATGGGGCCCGCCACGCCGTAGCCGATCCGGGCCCGGGCGATGGACTTCCTGTCCTCCGAGAGGACCACGTTCACCGAGCAGCCGGTGGTGGCGATGTCCATGGCGTTGCGCATGGCGTACTTGATGTAGTGGCCGAAGCAGTTTGTGTAGCTGGCCTTGGGGATGAGGATGGCGGTCTGGATCTCGTCGGGGTGGATGTCCACCCGGCCCGCCCCCAGGTAAAAGTCCTGGATAGGCAGACGGCGGACGCCCCGCTCTCCCGTCAGCTCGATGACGGCGTCCCAGGCGAAGAGGGTGGAGGCGGAGTCGGCGGAGGTGACGCCGTTGCAGGTGTTGCCGCCGATGGTTCCGGCGTTGCGAATCTGGGGTCCGCCCACCATGTCCACCGCCTGGCCCAGAACGTTGATATATTTCTGGATAATGGGGTCCCGGGTGATGTGGCTGAAGCTGGTGAGGGAGCCGATGCGGATGCTCTCGTCCCCATCCAGGGTGACGCCCCGGAGCTCGTCGATGCCATAGATGGAGATGAGCTCCACCCCGGCCCGCTTGCCCTCCCGCATCTGGACCAGCACGTCGGTGCCCCCGGCGATGATCTGGGCCTGGGGGTGCTCCAGCCGGAGGCGGACGGCGTCCTGGACGCTGGCCGCCTCGTAGAAGGCCTTCATGTCATACATGGTTTATGCCACTCCCTTTCTCTCAAAGAAGACCTGCCTCTTTGAATTTCGCAAAGAGGACGTGGGGGGTCATGGGGGCGCTGTCGATGGCCACGCCGGTGGCCTGGAGCACCGCGTTGCGGATGGCCGGGGCGGGGGAACAGGCCGGGGGCTCCCCCAGGGCCTTGGTGCCGTAGGGGCTGGTGGGCTCCGGGTTCTCCACGAACAGGGCCCGGAGATTCGGGTGGTCCATGAAGGTGGAGAGCTTGTAGTCCAGCAGGTTGTTGTTCAGGGGCCTGCCGGTCTTTTCATCGAAGAGGAGCTGCTCGCTGAGGGCGTAGCCGATGCCCATGGACATGCCGCCGTGGACCTGAGCCTCCGCCAAGGCGGGGTTGATGAGCTTGCCGCAGTCGTGGACGTTGACGATGTCCAGCAGCTTCACCTTGCACAGGGGGATGTCCACCTCCACCTCGGCGAAGGTACAGCCGAAGGAGTAGGCGTTGTTTTTGATCTGATAGGTGCTCTCGGCGGTGATATGCTGGCTGTGGGTCAGGCTGTAGAGGGCCTCGGTGGCCAGCTCCCCCAGGGTCATCAGCTCCCGGCCATCGGTGATCCGGACGATCTTCCCGTCGATGAGGTCCAGGTTGGCCACCGGCTGGCGAGTGAGCTCCTGGGCGTAGGCCAGGATGCGCTCCTTCAGCAGCTGGCCCGTCTGCCGCAGGGCAAAGCCCCCCACGTAGGTCTGCCGGGAGGCGTAGGCCCCGGTGCCGAAGGGGGTGATGTCGGTATCCTGGGTGGAGATGATATATACGTCCTCAAAGGGGACGCCGATGGCGTCGGCGGCCATCTGGGTGAAGGCGGTGTCGCAGCCCTGGCCGATCTCCGTCTCGCCGGTCTGCACCTGGACGGAGCCGTCCTGGTTGAGGACCATCCGGCAGGAGCTGGTCTCCAGGGAGATGGGCCACACGGCGGTGTTGTACCAGAAGAGGGCCATGCCCACCCCCCGGCGGACCGGGCCGGTCTGGTCCGCGTAGGCCGCCCGCTTGCGCTGGTAGTCGATGGCCTGGGCGCCCTTCTCCATGACCTGGCGGAAGGTGTCGTAGTAGTTCTCGTTCTTGCTGAAGGCGTCCACATAGCCCTTGGGCATGGCGATCTGCCAGCGGTACTCCACCGGATCCCGGCCCAGGACCCGGGCCACGTCGTCGATGTGGCACTCCCCGGCCCACATGGCCTGGGGGATGCCGTAGCCCCGCATGGCCCCGGCGGCGGGCTTGTTGGTGAACACGCTCCAGGCGTCCCCCTCCACGTTGGGGCAGGGGTAGATCTGGGGGAAGGCCCCCATGCCCTTGGCCACCACGCCGTGGCCGTGGGAGGCGTAGGCCCCCTGGTTGGAGAAGCACTCGATTTTCCGGGCGGCGAAGGACCCGTCGGGCCGGACCCAGGAGATGATGTGGGTGCGGATGGCGTGGCGGACCCGGTTGTTGACGAAGGTCTCCTCACGCTGGCAGTCGATCTTCACCAGCCGGCCCCCCAGCTGGGTGGTGAGCCAGGCGCACAGGGGCTCGTAGAGGGCGTCCTGCTTGTTGCCGAAGCCGCCGCCGATGTAGGGCTTGACGATCCGCACCTTGCCCCAGGGGATGCCCAGTGCCTGGCCGCAGACCCGGCGGACGATGTGGGGGATCTGGGTGGAGGAGACCACGGTAATCCGCCCGCCCTCCATGTGGGCGGCGCAGATGTGGTTCTCGATGTGGCAGTGCTGGACGGTGGGGGTGTCGTACCAGCCCTCCACCTTGATGAGGCCCGGCTCTTTGCTGGCGGATTCGTAGTCGCCGCTGCGGATCTGGGTGTGGGCCAGGATGTTGCCCGGGTACTTCTCGTGGAGCTGGGGCGCGCCGGGCTCCATGGCCTTCTGCACGTCCAGGACAAAGGGCAGCTCCTCATAGGTGACCTTCACCAGCCGGGCGGCCTGAGACGCGGCCACCTCGTTTTCCGCCACCACCACCGCCACGTCGTCGCCGTAGTAGCGGACATGGCGGCTCAGCAGCAGCCGGTCCGCCACGTCCTGGTGGGCGGGGTCCGTGCTCCAGGGGTGGCCCGCCGTGGGGAAGTAGTACTCCGGCACGTCGAAGCAGGTGAAGACCTTCACCACCCCGGGGACGGCCTCCGCCTCGCTGGTGTCGATGGCGGTGACCATGCCGTGGGCCACGGTGGAGTGGACCAGGCGGGTCACCAGGGCGCTGCCGTCGCACAGATCGTCGGTGTATTTGGCCCGGCCCGTGGCCTTGTCAAAGGCGTCCACCCGGACCCTGCTCTGGCCTACGCTGCTGCTCATGGTACGTCAGCCTCCTTCACTCAGTATGGGCAAATTGGGCAGGGGGCAAAAGAAGGTCCTGCCCTGATTTCTAAATTATTGTTATTATAGCACAAAAAATTTTAGCTGTACAGAGGCGGCGTTATCTTATTTTCAGGATAGCGCCGGGGGCGGGACATCCGCCGGTTGTAAATCTCACTATGTCGTGATAAAATAACCTCAATGAAAGAAAAGGAGGCCACTACCATGAAGCTCAGCTTTTTCGGCGCGGACCAGTGCGTCACCGGCAGCTGCCACTGCCTGGAGATCAACGGAAAAAGAATTTTGATCGACTGCGGCCTCCAGCAGGGCCGGGATGAGATCGACAACCGGGAGCTGCCCTTCGCCCCCAACACCGTTGACTATGTGCTCATCACCCACGCCCACATCGACCACAGCGGCCGGGTGCCCATGCTGGTGAAGGAGGGGTTCACCGGCACGATCTGGACCACCCGCCTTACCGCCGATCTGCTGGAGATCATGCTCGCCGACAGCGCCCACATCCAGGAGTCCGACGCGGAGTATGAGAACCGGAAGAACCAGCGGGCGGGCCGTCCCCTGGTGGAGCCCATCTACACGGTGGAGGACGCCATGAAGACCATGGACTATGTCCGGACCTGCGAGTATGGCCAGACCGTCGACGTCTGCCAGGGGGTAAAGGCCACCTTCACCGACGCGGGACACCTGCTGGGCTCCGCCAGCATCACCCTGGACCTGGAGGAGGACGGGGTCAAAAAGACCGTGGTCTTCTCCGGGGACATCGGCAACATCAACCAGCCTATCATCCGGGATCCCATCCTCCTGAAGCGGGCGGACTACGTGGTCATGGAGTCCACCTACGGAGACCGGAACCACCAGGAGGTGTGGAGCTACACCTCGGAGCTGGCCAAGGTCATCGACCGCACCCTGGGCCGGGGCGGCAACGTGGTGATCCCCGCCTTCGCCGTGGGCCGTACCCAGGAGATTTTGTACTTCCTGCGGCGGATCAAGCAGGAGCACCTGGTGAAGTCCGTGGCGGATTTCCCGGTGTATATCGACTCCCCCCTGGCCAGCAAGGCCACCACCATCTTCTGCGGCGACCTCCACGGTTATCTGGACGAGGAGGCCCTGGCGCTGGTGAAGGACGGCACCGCCATGTTTTCCTTCCCGGGGCTGCGGCTGACGGAGTCGGTGGAGGAGTCGAAGCTGCTGAACACCGACAAGACCCCCAAGGTCATCATCTCCGCCTCCGGCATGTGCGACGCCGGCCGCATCCGCCACCACCTGAAGTACAACCTCTGGCGGCGGGAGAGCACCATCGTCTTTGTGGGCTTTCAGTCCCCGGGGACCCTGGGCCGGACCCTGCTGGACGGTGCCAAGAGCGTGAAGCTCTTCGGCGAGGAGGTGGCCGTTCTGGCGGAGATCGAGAACTTCAAGGGCCTGAGCAGCCACGCCGACCGGGACCACCTGATCCAGTGGGCCCAGTCCTTCGAGAATCCCGCCCACTTCTTCGTGGTCCACGGGGACCGGGAGGTGGCCCCCTACTTCGCCGACAGCCTCCAGCGCCTGGGCCTCAGCGCCCACGCTCCACAGTACACCGAGGTCTACGACCTGGCGGCGGGCCGCCAGCTCTCCACCGGTTACCTGCCGGAGCGGAAGGTCAGCGACTTCGCCGGCGGCCGGGTCTCCAATGCCTACCAGCGCCTGGTGGCCATGGGCAAGCTGCTCCAGGAGGTCATCGTCCGCAGCAAGGGCCGGGCCAACCGGGACCTGGGCAACTTCGCCGACCAGATCAAGCAGCTCATCGACAAGTGGGAGGCATAGCGCGTGAGGCCTCCATTCTTTTTCTTGAAAGAAAAAGAATCAAAAAGAACTTTTATCGCAAAACTCCGTTTTGCTTATGAGTTCTTTTGTTTTTCATTTCTGTTTCTAATAAATCCCAGCGAAACGTAGTTTCGCTATAAAAAGTTTCTTTTGATCCTTTTCTTTTCAAAGAAAAGGATGTATACCGGGGAGGTAATATCCAATGGAGCAGCTGCGGAAGAACGACATACGGGAGGTCACCATTGAGGGCTACTCCGCCGAGGGGCTGGGTGTGGCCCGGGTGGAGGGCCGGGTGGTGTTCGTCCACGGGGCTGTCCGTGGAGAGCGGTGCCAGGTCCGCGTCCTGAAGGTCCTGAAGAACATGGCCTTTGGCCGGGTGGAGCGGGTGCTGGAGCCCGCTCCCGCCCGCCGGGAACCGGACTGCCCCCACTACCCCGCCTGCGGCGGCTGCGACTTCCGCCACATCTCCTATGAGGAGGAGCTGTCCGCCAAGCGGCAGCGGGTGGAGGACGCCCTGCGCCGGGTGGGCGGGGCGGACGTGGCCATGGAGGCGATCCTGGGTAGCGAGGCTGTGGACGGCTACCGGAACAAGTGTCAGTTCCCCGTGAGCCCCGACGGCCGGGTCGGGTTCTACCGGGCCCGGAGCCACCAGGTGATCCCCGCCGCCGACTGCCGCCTCCAAAGCCCCCAGGCCGGAGCCGCCGCCCGGGCGGTGGAGGGGTATCTGGCGGACCTGGATGTCCCCGCCTACGACGAGGGGACAGGCCGGGGCCTCCTGCGGCACATCTACGTCCGCACCAACGCCGCGGGGCAGGCCCTGGTCTGCCTGGTGGTGAACGGGGAGGCTCTGCCCCGGGAGGCGGAGCTGGTCCGCCGTATCCGGGCCACCTGCCCGGAGACGGTGGGGATCGTGCTGAACACCAACACCCGGGACACCAACGTGGTCCTGGGGGATACATACCGGACCCTCTGGGGGGAGGACGCCCTGGAGGACACCCTCTGCGGCCTGACCTTCCGCCTGTCCATCCCCGCCTTCTACCAGGTGAACCGCTCCCAGGCGGAGCGGCTGTACGGGAAGGCGGCGGAGCTGGCGGGGCTCACCGGCAGGGAGACGGTGCTGGACCTCTACTGCGGGGCGGGGACCATTACGCTGTGTCTGGCAAAGCACGCAAAGCGGGTCATCGGCGGGGAGATTGTGCCGGAGGCCATCGACAACGCCCGGGAGAACGCCCGGCGCAACGGTGTGGCCAACGCGGAATTCTTCTGCGGGGACGCGGGGGAGATCGCCGCCCACCTGGCCTCGGAGGACCTGCGGCCGGACGTGGTAGTGGTGGACCCGCCCCGGAAGGGGCTGGGGGAGGAGGTTGTCGCCGCTGTGGCGGGGATGGCCCCTGAACGGGTGGTCTACGTCTCCTGCGACCCCGCTACCCTGGCCCGGGACGTAAAGCGGTTCTCCGCCCTGGGCTATGCCGCCGCCCGGGCCGTAGCGGTGGATATGTTTCCCCGGACGCGGCACGTGGAGACGGTTGTTCTTTTGTCCCAACAAAAGCCGGATGACACCATAGAGATCGACCTGGACCTGGATGAGCTGGACGCTACTGCTGCCGAGACCAAAGCTACCTATGAAGAAATCAAGGCATATGCCTGGGATAAGCACCATTTGAAAGTATCCAGCCTGTATATCTCACAGATTAAACGCAAGTGCGGATTAGAGGTTGG
>CHCFC05602__coassemble_1193_pt1 | contig 10646 bp, 11 predicted proteins | sample CHCFC05602__metabat2_low_PE_021 | metagenome-assembled genome bin CHCFC05602
GGACGGAGCTGGGGGCGAAGACCAGGGCGCGGCCCTGGATGCACAGGGTGTGGGCACCCTTGCCGATATAGGCCAGATCGATGCTGCCGCCTTCCATAGCTGCGATCTCGGAGGGGCCGTCTGCGAACTCCCACAGCTCGACGGTGATACCCTCTTCCTCAAAGGCGCCGGTGTTCATGGCGGACAGGATGCCCCACAGGGAAGCGTAGTTGGGCATGTAGGCGATGCGCAGAGTGATGGGCTCGACGCTCTCGCTGTCGGTTCCCGTCTCAGCGGGTTCGCTGGTGTCGCCGGTATTGTTGGCTTCTGTAGACTGGTTGGCGTTATCGCTGTTGTTGGGGGTTGACGCGTTGTTGCCGGTATCGCCGCCACAGGCCGCCAAAGACAGGACCATGACGAATGCAAGCAACAGGGCTGTGAGCTTTTTCATTTTAGTTCCTCCTAATTTACTTCATTTTTATCCGCCGAAGCGGCAGACAGCTCTATTTCCGAACTTCCAGATACTCCTGGTAGACTTCGTTCCAGACCTCCGCCTTCAGTTCCATGAACCGCGGATCATTTTTGGTGGCCTGATCACGGGGATAGGGGATATCAATGTCCACGATTCTCTTGATGCGGCCGGGACGGGCGGACATGATAACGACCCGCTGTGCCAGAAGGATGGCTTCATCGACGTCGTGCGTGATAAAGAAGCAGGTCTTTTTCTCGGTCTCCCAGGTCTTCAGCAATTCGGTCTGAAGCTGAGCGCGCGTCTGTGCGTCCAGCGCGCCAAAGGGCTCGTCCATCAGCAGAACCTCGGGGTTGTTGGCGTAGGCACGAGCGATGGCCACACGCTGCTTCATACCACCGGACAGCTCCTTGGGATAGGAATTTTCAAATTCCTCCAGACCGACCAGCTTGATGTACTTGCGGGCGATCTCTAAACACTGCTCCTTGGGCATACGCCTCATTTCGGGACCAAACATAACATTCTGCAGAACGGTCAGCCAGGGGAACAGGGCGTACTGCTGGAACACCACGCCGCGCCTTACGTCCGTGCCGACGATCCGCTCGCCGTCCAGATAGCACTCGCCGCTGGTGGCTTCATGGAGACCGGCCAGGATATTCAGCAGAGTAGACTTGCCGCAGCCAGAGGGGCCGACCACGCAAACAAACTCATTTTCCATGATATCCAGGTTGACGCCGTTAAGTGCGATGGTTGTTCCATGCTCGCCTTTATACTCTTTGACTACATTTTCAATGTGGAGTTTTACTCCTCGCGTCTCTCCTGCCACGATGTCAGTCTCCTTTCAATAATGTCCACAAACAGGTTTAACAGAAGTCCAATGATGCCGATGATAATGATGTAGGCCAACATCGAGCCGGTTTCAAAGGTGGTCTGCAGGCTCCGAATCCGCATGCCCAGGCCGCCCTGTGCACCAGTGGATTCCGCAGCGAGCAGGGTGGTCAGGCCGGCACTCAGGCCCAGCCGCACAGCCGTGATGACGAAGGGCAGGGTCGCGGGCAGAATAATACGGAAAAAGATATCCATATCGTTGGCGCCGAGGACCCGGGCGGCCTTGATCAGCGTGTTGTCAATGCTGCGGATGCCGTGGAAAATCGTGATGGACATGGTCATGAATGTGCAGATCCAAATCAGGATGATCTGGGGAGGCTTACCAACGCCGGCCGCAATCACGATCAGAGGCGCGTAAGCCAGGGCGGGGATGTTGCGGATGAAGTTGATCCAGGGCTCGATGATCTTACGCACCGGCATGTACCAGGCCATCAGAAACGCGACCGGCACTGCGGAGACAAAACCCAGTCCAAAACCAGCGGCGATAGAAGTCAAGCTGCTGGACAGATCTGACCAGAATGCACCGCGATCGATCATTGTCTGGAGTCCCTCTAACACAACGGGAATAAAGGGAAAGCTGTTTCCTGTCCGCTTGCCGAGGGAAAGCAGGTACCAAACTACCAACGCCGCGCAGAATGAGATTAGCAGCCACAGTTTGTCACTGATTCCCTTTTTCTTGGTTTTTCCTTTCATATGACACCTTCCTTTTCGCGCTTTTTATCAAAAAAATTAACACAGGGGGAATCATAGCTCCATCAACGATTTCGTCCTGTGATAAAACGCTTCCTGCTGCTTTGGGCGAGCTCGCCGTAGGGACGGCGGTGCTTTTCTATCACCTCCATGTTCCCCTACAGGGCAATTTCTATCTTCTGAGCGCGGCTGAAGGATCCGCCGGGCGGAAGAAGGACGGTCCCCGGCCGCTCCGAGAGCATATGTCCGGGACCAGTGTAGCCGGTCCACGGCTCAATGCATACCCATCCCGGAATTCCAGGCCGGCTCCAAAGGAGTACATACGGGAACCCCTGTGTATATACCCGCAGATAGCGTCCGGTTTTCCGTTCTTCCAGCTGAAGCCAATCAGATCGAAGGTTGGTGAAACAGATGCTGTCGTGGTCAAAAAGGGCAGGGGTCAGGTCCAGAGTGTCGGTCCCACCGGATATCTCCGGCTTTTCAAATCGGATGCAGTAGTCCTGGATACCGTATTCTGAAGAAAAGGGACAGCGAAGGCCCGGATGGAACCCCAGTTGCACCGGCATAGCACGGGAGCTCAAATTGACAGCGGTGCAGGCAGTGCGCAGGGTCCGCCCCTCCAGAGTATGACTTGTCTCAAAGGAAAAGGGCCACGGCCAGCAGACCTCATCGCCATCCCATTCGAGACGGAAGCGCAGACGTTCCGCCTTCTTTTCCACCAGAATATGTTCCAAGTCCCGCACAAAACCGTGTTGCTGTCCGGCCTTGTAGTGGCACCCCTCCGCCTCGAACCAACCGTCTTCTATTTTCCCGCACCAAGGAAAACAGACCGGCGCCCGTCGAGGCCACAACTCTTGTTTCCCATCCCACAGACAGGAAACGGGGTCCTGCCCCAGGGTCTGAATACCCCAGAGCTCCGCTCCCACGCTGTTTATTGTCGCGGTAAGAAATTCGTTTTTTATGTGGTACAGCATGGTTCCTCCCGGTGTCTGTGTGTTAAACAAAGCATCTTACCAGATTGTAGCAGCTGATGCCGGTAATGGCGATGAGCAGCCAGAAGAACAGACGGTCCACGCCGCTGTTGCTCAGCCTTTTGCTGATGCTCCGGCCCAGAGTCCCGCCCACAATGCCTCCGATCACCATCACGATGAGCACCGGCCACTGGAACTCCGGCACCGTGCCCCTCAGGATCGTGTTGAGGAAGCTGGCTCCCTGGGAGAACAGGATGATGTACAGGGAGTTGAGAGCGGCGGTCTTGGTGTCCATGGAGAAGAAATAGTACAGCACCGCCAGATTGATGGGGCCGCCGCCGATGCCCAGGAAGGCGGACAGCAGGCCCAGCACCAGTCCGATGGTCACACAGGCCGCCGGATTTTTTACATCCTTGGCGGCGATCCGGGGGCGGTTCAGGGTGTAGACAAGTACGCCCAGAGTGAGGACGATCATCATCACCTGTTGGGCGACGGAGACCGCTGAACCGCCGGAGGCCCGAACCAGCTCAAACAGCTCCTTGCCCACGACGCCGCCCACGGCGGCCCCGATGGCCAGCAGCGTGCCCCGGCGGGGCTCCACCTTCACCTCGCCGCCCCGGCTGCGGAGCATGGAGGTGATGGTCATGGCCAGCACCGTGCACCCCGACAGGAAGCTCACCGTGGCCACCGGCATACCGGAGGTCGCGTCCAGCACGGGCTTGATGATGACGCCGCCTCCCACACCGCTGATGCCGCCGATGGTGGTGGCCAGAAGACAGATGAGAAAACTGAACAGGATCTCCATGGTCAGCTGTCACTCCCCTCAGCGCAGATAGGCAAACCGGCTGTCATAGCCGCCCAGCAGAGGCAGGCAGTAGTCCTGGAACGCCGGACGGATACTGGCTCCGTCCTCGCCAATCCACTCCAGGGGGAACTTCTTCTCCGCGTTGGCCACCTGCTCCAGGGGAATGAGGCAGGTCGCGGTGCGGTACTCCGGCTCCCGGGTGGTCTGGAAGCCCACCATATAGCCGGTCTTGCCCTCTACAGCGGCACGCACCGCCGCCGCGCCGGCTTCCTGGGCCTCCCGCTGGTCCACCTCGGACATGAGAGCCACGCTCACCCGGCCCAGCAGGCCAGGCTTCTCCGACCGGGACTTCAGGCCGGTCTCCTGCATGATCATATCGCTGAGGGTCTGGGCGGCGCCGCCGGGGATCTTGTGGCCAAAGCCGTCCACGATGCCGGAGTCGGCCACCGGGGAGCCGTCGGCGTAGTGGATGCCCTCGGACACGGTGACCAGCAGCCCCCGGCCCTTGGCCCACTTCTCCTTGACGGCGGACAGGAACTGCTCCTTGTCAAAGTCGGTCTCGGGCAGGTACACCAGGTGCTCACAGGGCATCTGGCCGGCGAACAGGGCGGATGCGGCGGTGATCCACCCGGCGTTGCGGCCCATGAGCTCCATCACCACCACGTGGATGGGCAGGGCGGAGGCGTCAAAGGCCAGCTCCAGGGCGGACACGGCGGCGTACTTGGCTGCGCTCCCAAAGCCCGGGCAGTGGTCGGTGACCGCCAGGTCATTGTCGATGGTCTTGGGGATGCCGATGACCCGCAGCTCATAGCCGGACTGGCAGGCCAGCTGGTAGATCTTGTGGCAGGTGTCCATGGAGTCGTTGCCGCCGTTGTAGAAAAAGTAGCGGATGTTGAACTTCTTGAAGCACTCCAGCACCGCGGGGTAGTCAGCGTCGGTGAGCTTCCGCCGGCAGGAGCCCAGGGCGGAGGCGGGGGTGCGGGAGAGCAGGTCCAGCTGCCCGTCATCAAACGCCCCCAGGTCCATCAGGTCCCCGGCCAGGATGCCCTCGGCGCCGAACCGGGCGCCGTAGATGGTCTCGATCTCGCCGTGGCGCTTGGCCTCCCGGACGGCTCCCAGCAGGGAGCTGTTGATGACCGGGGTGGGGCCGCCGCCGTGGGCGATGAGCATATTTCCTTTCAGCATATGTATCGCGCCTCCCTTACACCGTGGTCAGGTCGTCGTCCTTCATGCACAGGTGGACGGCGCCCACTTTGAAGGTCTTGGGCAGAGCCAGGATGTTGGGATCAGGACCCACGAATTTCTTCTTGGCATCCTCCAGGGCCTCCTCGAAGGTGGCCCGGGTCTTCAGGCCCATGCCACGGGCGATGCCCGGCTCCTGGGCGCCCACGATGTAGATGGCGGCGGTGTTCATCTCGGCGATGTGGCCGCAGCTCATCATGGAGAACCCGTGGAAGGGGTGGAAGGCATTGCAGAAGCGGTACTTGCGGATATACTCCTGGTTGGTGGCGAAGTACTCGCCATAGCGGTCCATGTCGGGCAGGATGTTCATATAGTCGTGCTGGAACATCTCGTACAGCTCCCGGAGGTAGGGCCAGCGCTCGTCGTGGAAGTAGCCGTTGCAGATGGAGGAGCAGATGATGACGCAGTTGTCCTTCATCACCCGCTTGTGGCGGATGACCTGGGCGCTGAGAGCCTGCATCATCTGGATGGGGTTGGTGCCCATGCCGTTGCCGTAGTGGAAGTCCTGGGGCATGCCGAAGACCATCACGTCGAACTTCTCCTCCGCCCAGGGCACATAGGTGCGCTTGTTGGCGACCTTCCAGGACTCAGGCTGCATCACCTTGGCGTAGCCGGAGTAGATGGCGATCTGCCGGGAATAGGTGTCCAGCACCGCGTCGCAGCAGAAGAAGGGGTGGCCCATCTTTTCCTCCATGTGCATGCCGATCTCGTCGAACTTGGTGCGCATGAGGGAGTGGCCGGACACGGGGGTGAAGTCGGAGCGGTGCATCACCTTGGGCACGTGGTGGCTGGCGATGCTCCGCCAGTGGGTGATGCCGGTGGCGCAGTGCTTGTAGCCGCCGGAGTAGCCGCCGTAGGGGTTGCCCTGGGTGTGGCCGATGAGGATGGGGATGTCGCACTCAAAGACGTACTTGTTCATGAGCACCGGGTCGCCCCGCTGGGTGGTGCCCAGGTCCACCATGTGCTCGGGGTCCTCGCTGTCATGGCTGGTGATCTGATTGGACCAGTAGAACTCGTTGAACAGCTCCTCCCCCAGGATCTTCTTCATCTCCGGCACAGTGGCCCGGGGGTGCAGGCCGTTGGAGAACAGCAGGAGGATGTCCTTCTTCTCCACCCCGGCGGCGTACAGCTCGTCCAGGCAGGCCCGGATGGACACCCGGCGGTGGGCGGTGGGCTGGGTGCCCCCCTTGACGATGTCGGGGATGACGAACACCACGGTTTTGCCGGGGCCCGCCAGCTCCCGCAGGGGCTTCATACCCAGGGGATGGCGGATGGACTCCAGGGTGGCGGCATACAGGCTGTCCCAGTCCTGGGGCAGGCAGGGGGGATCGGGCACGGTCTCGCCGGGGATAAAGACCTTGGTATTGTCGGGCAGTTCGGCGCTCATCAGGCCGTTGCCGTATTCAAAATCAAGCTTCATGGCTGTATCTCCTTACTCTCCCAGATAGGTTTTGATAATCTCCAGGTACTCGTCGGGGTAGAAGCCGATCTCTCCCTGGAACCGGGTCAGGGCGATGAGACCGCCGTCGATCTCGTCGATGGAGGCGAGCATCTCGGCGTTGTCCACCTTCAGCCCGCCGCCGTATACCACGTCCAGGCCCCCGGTCCGCTCCTTGACAAACCGGGCGATCTTAGTGATGTAGTCCTTCCCCGCCGGGGTCTTGCCGGGACCGATGGACCAGATGGGCTCATAGGCGGCGACCACCTTGGAGGGGTCCACCCCCCTCCAGGCCCAGGTCCAGATGCTCCCCCAGCACCTCCTGCCAGCGGTCCTGCTCCTCGCTCTTCTCCCCGATGCAGTAGAGCACGGAGAGGCCCTGGGCCGCCGCCGCCTTCACCTCCTGGTTGAGCAGGCGGTTGACGGCGGCGGAGTCGGCGACCCCGGCCTCGGCCAGAATACCGGCCTTGTCGTTGCGCTCCTCACAGTGGCCGATGAGGGCGGCGGTGCAGCCCATGGCCTTCACGATAGAGGCCGGGCGGCTGGTGGTGAGGGCCCCGAAGTTGCCCCCCACGGCGGTGTCCACCCGGTAGACCCCCTGGCTGCCCACCTGGACGGGGCTGTCCGGGCACAGGGCCCCCACCGCCCCCAGGATGTGCGCCTCCGGGAAGTACTGGACAAACTCCGCCTCCGCCGGGTCGTAGCCCTTCAGGCCCTCCTGGGTGCGGGTGACGATATAGCGCCCCCACTCCCCCACCGGGGCGATGCGGTTGACGCCGCCGTACTCTACCGGCACGTCAAACCGCTTTAGGTTCAAGTACAGGTGCTTCATCCCGTCTCCTCCTCACTGTTTGTAGAAGGCAATCATGTCCTCCAGGGACTTCTGCTCCACCAGGGGGGCCCGGCCGTAGGAGCCGAAGTGAACGATGAGGGAGCCCACAGCCTCCTTCACACCGGCCTCCACCCGGCCCATGAGCAGGGCCACATCGTCGTCAGGGAGGGTCCCGGTGAGGACCGTGTCCATGATGGGCGGGAAGAAGACCCGGGGATCAAAGGCGGACTTTTTCTCCTCCAGCAGGGCGTACACCCCGCCGATGGAGGGGCTCTTCCGGAGCTCCGGCCGCTGGGCGAAGAGCTCCTTCATGTTCCGGGTCACCGCCAGGCGGATGTCGGTGTCCACATTGATCTTGCGGATGCCGCAGGGGATGGCCGCCATCAGCTCGTCCACGTTGATGCCGTAGGCGTTCTGGATGTCGCCTCCCAGGCCGTTGATCTCCCGGACGATGTACTGGGGTACAGTGGAGGAGCCGTGGGAGACCAGGGCGCAGAAGATCCCCAGGCGGTTGATGCACTCCTTGATGGCGATGGGGATCTCCCGGCGGAGCTTGGCGTTTTTGCCCTTGTTGGCCCCGTGCTGGGTGCCGTAGGAGATGGCCAGGGCGTCCCCCGGTCTCCTGGATGAACTTCACGGCGTCCAGGGGGTTGGTGTAGGTGGAGCTGGCGGCGAAGACGTGGTCCTCCTGTCCCCCCAGGACCCCCAGCTCTCCCTCTACGCTGACCCCCCGGGCGTGGGCGTACTTCACCACCTCCCGGGTGAGCTCGATGTTCTGCTCCAGGGGCAGGGAGGAGCCATCGATCATCACGGAGGTGTAGCCCCCCTCAATGGCGGCCGCACAGGAGTCAAAGTCCTTGCCGTGGTCCAGGTGGAGGACGATGGGGATGGGGGAGTGCTCGCCGTACTTCTTCACGGCGGCTGCGATGTTCCGGGCCCCCTTCTTCTTGTCTTCCAGGGTGCCGTTCTGGAAGTCCACCCGGCCCCCCATGAAGGCGTTGGCCAGGTCGGCCCCCTGGAGAATGGCCGGGGAGCGGAAGGTCTCGTGCATCTCGATGACGGCCTTGGCCTGGGCCACGGCGTTGACATTAAAGGCCCCCTGGGCGTAGTTGTGGGCCTCGGCGGCCTCCATCAGGGGTCTGAGCGGTACCAAAGGCATAATGATATCCTCCTTGCTTCATGTTGCGGCGGCGTAGACGCGCTCGCCCGCCGACCAGGTTTCCAGTACGTCCAGTTCCGGGGAGAGGACCACAAAGTCGGCGTCCTTTCCCGCGGCGATCTCGCCCCGGCGGTGGTCCTCGCCGATGAGCCGGGCGGGATTGATGGTGAGCAGCTTCAGCACGTTTTCCGGCCCCGCCCCGGTGAAGCGGGCCAGGTTCTTCACCGCCTGGGCCAGGGTGAGGGTGCTGCCTGCCCGGATGTCGGTGCCGGTGATTTTGGTGTCGCCGCCAGTGACGGTGACGGGGTTGACCCCCAGCATATACGCCCCGTCGGGTAGGCCGGCGGCCTGCATGGAGTCGGTGACGGCCACCACCTTGTCCCAGCCCTTGCAGGAGAGGAGCATCCGCACTGTGCCGGGGTGGAGGTGCCGGCCGTCGCAGATGGCCTCGCAGTAGACGGGCCTTTCCAGCACCGCCCCCATGACGGCGGGCCGGTGCTGGTGGAAGAGGCTCATGACGTTGAAGGTGTGGGTGCAGGCGGCCACGCCCCCCTCGATGGCGTCGATGGCCGTCTCGTAGTCGGCGTCGGTGTGGCCCATGGCCAGGACGCACTGGCCTCGCAGGGCCCGGATCATCTCCGGGACCCCCCGCACCTCCGGGGCCACGGTCATGTAGCGGATGCGGCCGCCAGCGCGTTCCTGATAGCGCTGGAAGAGTCCGGCGTCCCCCTCCCGCAGGAGCTCCGGGGGCATGGCCCCCTTGTACTTCAGGCAGAGGAAGGGGCCCTCCAGGTGGATGCCCAGGCACTTGGCCCCCGGTGCGGGGCGGTCCATCAAGGCGCAGACGCGGTCGATGGCCCGACAGGTGGCCTCCTCGGTGTCGGTGAGGATGGAGGCCAGGAAGCCGGTGACCCCCTGGCTGGCGAAGAAGGCGGAGAGCCTGGACAGGTCCTCACAGCCGGCGGCGTTGATGTCCACGCCGGCGCCGCCGTGGGTGTGAACGTCCAGAAAACCGGGGGCGAGGAGGTTCCCGCCCAGGTCCGCCACCCGGCAGCCCGCCCGGTCCAGGTTCTCCCCCACGGCGGCAATGCGCCCCTCCCGGACCAGGACCTCACAGGCCGCCAGCCTGCCGCCGGTGAGGACCCGTCCGTTGGTAAACAGCGTGCGCTCCATGGTCAGAAGGGCTGGGCGGCGGCGGTGGCGTTGGCGTAGATCACCGCGTCTGGGTGGTTTTGGAGCAGGCTGGCGGGGAAGTGGGCGGTGACAGGCCCGTAGGCGGCCTGGCGGACCACGCTGCGGTGCCACGCCCGGAAGACCCCCAGGCGGACCTTCCGGGCCCCCAGAATCTGCCGGATGCCGATGGTGACGGCCCGCTTCGGCATGGTGTCGATGGCGCCGCAGCGGTCCCCGATGGCGTTGGCGGTGCGGGTCTCCGGGTTGAGGGAGAGGACCCGGGTGCCCTGGGCGGCAAATTCTTGGGCCGTCATGTCCTCCCGGGCCTCGTTGAAGGCCAGGTGGCCGTTGATGCCGATGCCCCCGAAGGCGATGTCCACGCCCCCCAGCTCCTCGATGAGCCGGTCCATCCGGCCGGGGCCGGCGGGGTCGGGGAAGACCCGCTGCTCCGGGGGCATCAGCAGCGCGGGGTCGATCTGGCCATAAACCGTCCGCTCCATGAAGCCCCGGAAGGACAGGGGGCTCTCCTTGGGGATGTAGGCGCCGTCGTCGTTGAGGTACTCGTCCATGTTGAGGAACCAGCAGTTCTTCAGGCTGAGCCGGTCCCGGTTCACCAGCCGGACGAAGATGGGGTACTGGCCCACCGGGCCCACCGGACAGATGAAGACGGTCTTTTCCCCCCGGTCGTTGTTGGCCCGGATGGCGCTGACCATCTCCAGGGCCAGCTCATAGAAGACCTCGCCGGAGTCTCCCAGCTTGACCACGGGAATCTTGGCGTCTCTGCCCAGGTCCTGGGCGCTGATCTGAAAATAATCCATCATATATGCTTCCTTTCCCGGCCCCCTCAGAAGAGGTGGGCCACATTGAGTTCCCGGATGGTGGAAACAATCTCCCTGGTGCGGGTGCAGCCGAACTTGCGCAGGAGGCTCTTGATCTGGGTCTTGACGGTGACCACCTCCACGCACCGGATGGCGGCGATCTCCTTGACCTTTTTGTCCTC